>OBGS01000001.1_pt1 | contig 32207 bp, 24 predicted proteins | sample 1480011 | NCBI WGS metagenome assembly OBGS01 (sample SAMN02324088, study PRJEB22366) | soil metagenome | biome: mixedwood plains | place: Canada | collected 2009-09
GGCGCTCTTCCGCTTCCTCGCTCACTGACTCGCTGCGCTCGGTCGTTCGGCTGCGGCGAGCGGTATCAGCTCACTCAAAGGCGGTAATACGGTTATCCACAGAATCAGGGGATAACGCAGGAAAGAACATGTGAGCAAAAGGCCAGCAAAAGGCCAGGAACCGTAAAAAGGCCGCGTTGCTGGCGTTTTTCCATAGGCTCCGCCCCCCTGACGAGCATCACAAAAATAGACGCTCAAGTCAGAGGTGGCGAAACCCGACAGGACTATAAAGATACCAGGCGTTTCCCCCTGGAAGCTCCCTCGTGCGCTCTCCTGTTCCGACCCTGCCGCTTACCGGATACCTGTCCGCCTTTCTCCCTTCGGGAAGCGTGGCGCCATTCGCCATTCAGGCTGCGCAACTGTTGGGAAGGGCGATCGGTGCGGGCCTCTTCGCTATTACGCCAGCTGGCGAAAGGGGGATGTGCTGCAAGGCGATTAAGTTGGGTAACGCCAGGGTTTTCCCAGTCACGACGTTGTAAAACGACGGCCAGTGAATTCAGATCTCAAATAATGATTTTATTTTGACTGATAGTGACCTGTTCGTTGCAACAAATTGATGAGCAATGCTTTTTTATAATGCCAACTTTGTACAAAAAAGCAGGCTGGATCCACCCGGCGCTTCACGTCGATCGCGGAGCTGCGTGGCTCGGGCTCGGGCGGCAGTCGTAGAGACGAGCTCGGCGCGTTGTTCGCGCTGGCGACCGCGGCCGAGCAGAAGTTTCTCGGCGGCCTCGTCGTCGGCGAGGTCAGGCAGGGCGCGCTCGATGGCATCGTCGTCGAGGCGATCGCGAAGGCGGCCGAGCTGCCTGGGGATTCGGTCCGGCGCGCGTACATGCTCGTCGGCGATCTCGGCGAAGTCGCAGCGGCGGCGCTCGAAGGCGGGGCGGCGGAGATTGGTCGGTTCGGATTGTCGCTGTTCCGGCCGATCCTGCCGATGCTGGCGCAGACCGCGGACGATCCGGCGTCGGCGCTCGCGGAGCTCGACGGACCTGCGGCGCTCGAGTACAAGCTCGACGGCTTTCGCGTCCAGATTCACAAGGAGGGCGACGTCGTGCGCGCGTACTCGCGTGCGCTCAACGAGGTCACCGACTACGTGCCCGAGGTAATCGCGGCGGCGCGTGCAATGCCGGCCCGCCGGCTGATCCTCGACGGTGAAGCGATCGTATTCGCACCCAACGGCCGACCTCTTCCGTTCCAGGACACGATGCGGCGGTTTGGCAAGAAGGGCGTCGAGCTCAAAGACAAGATGCCGCTGTCGGTGTCGGTGTTCGACGCGCTGCTGATCGACGATCAGACGCTGCTCGCCCAACCGGCGCAACAACGCTTCGAGGTGCTCGCCGCGATCGCGCCGCAGCAAGCGGTCAAGCGTCTCGTCACGTCGGACGTCTACGAGGCGTCGACGTTTTACGCGCAGGCGATCGAGAGCGGTCACGAAGGCGTGATGGCCAAGGCGCTCGACTCGCCGTACGACGCGGGCAATCGCGGTGCGTCTTGGCTCAAGATCAAAAAGATCCACCGCCTCGATCTCGTCGTCATCGCAGCCGAGTGGGGAAGTGGCCGGCGCAAAGGCTGGCTCTCGAACATCCACCTCGGCGCGCGCGATCCGGCGGGCGGCGACTTCATCATGCTCGGCAAGACGTTCAAGGGCATGACCGACGAGATCCTGAAGTGGCAGACCGCCGAGCTGCTCGCGCGCGAAGTCGACCGCGATGGTCACATCGTGTTCGTGCGGCCCGAGCTCGTCGTCGAGATCGCGTTCAACGATGTCCAGCGCTCACCTCGCTATCCGGCCGGGCTCGCGCTCCGTCTTGCGCGCGTGGTTCGCTATCGCAACGACAAGACCGCCGCGGAAGCCGACACGATCGATGCCGTGCGCGCGATCGCGATCCAAGACGGCGTGCTGCCGGTCGCGTGACGGTCAGCCTGGGCGCCGCAACGTATCGCCGCGCCGCACGACGCCGCCGCGAACGATTCGCGCGTTGACGCCGCGCAAGCGGAGGAGCTTGCCGACGTCACCGTTGACCCATTTGGTCGCATCCGAACCGAACCGCTCGGTGAACTTCGCGCAGCCGAGGTGAGGCAGCGCGCTAATCTCGACGAGCGCCTCGCCGAGCAGCAGTTGCGTGCCGATCGGCAGGTTCTCTTGCGACAGATCGAGATCGACGTAGAGCTGATCGCCGGCGAGTGGCCAGCGGTCGCGCTCGGTGATCGCTCCCGCCGAACGCACCGACATCAGCGTCAGCTGCTGATCGGGATGCGGTGAGCCATCCGGGGTGTGGCGGCTGCGGCTCGTGATCCAGCGGTCACCGACCACGCCGCGTTCGATGTCTAGCTCGGCCTCGTCGACGACGGCACGCTCGCCAACACTGGTGCGCAGCACGATCAGCTCGATGGTCCCGCTGTCGCGTGGCGCGGCGCGGACGTTGTCGAGATGAGCGTCGAGGTCGGCGAGGCTGCGCATGGCCGTATGATGCAGCCTACGCGCGTTTCGCTTCGAGCTGAATCGCACTGGTCAGCGACAGCTTCTGTGCTGCTGACATGAACGACGCGTGTACTGCATTCTCGGCGCACGTCGTGATTTCGGCCGCAGTCAGCTCGAGCGCGTCGGCGGTACGGCGGTAGTTCTCGCCGATATAGCCGCCGAAGTACGCGGGGTCGTCGCTGTTGATCGTGACGACGACACCCTTGCGCAGCAGGCGCGCGAAGTTGTGGTCGCGCAGGTCTTTGACCACGCGCAGCTTCAAGTTCGACAGCGGACACACGGTGAGCGGAATCTGCTTCTTGATCAGCTCTTCGACGAGCGCTTTGTCTTCGTCACAGCGCACGCCGTGATCGATCCGCTCGACGAACAACAAGTCGAGCGCTTCGCGAATGTACGCGGCTGGTCCTTCCTCGCCTGCGTGCGCGACCGTGCGTAGCCCGTAGTCGCGCGCTTGTTTGAACACGCGCTCGAACTTGCTCGGCGGATTGCCCTTCTCGCCGGAGTCGAGACCCACGCCGACGAAGTCGGCGCGAAACGGAATCGCTTCGGCGAGTGTCTTGAACGCATCTTCCTCGGATAGGTGGCGCAAGAAGCACAGGATCAGCTGCGAGCTGATGTCGTAGCGCTTCTGCGCGTCATCCATCGCATCGCGTAGGCCGCCGATCACGACTTCCATCGGGATGCCGCGGGCGGTGTGCGTCTGCGGATCGAAGAACAGCTCGGCATGCACGACACGGTCGGCGTGCGCACGCGCGAAGTACGCCATCGCGAGCGCGTAGAAGTCACTGCGGTCACGCAGCACGTCGCAGCCCGCGTAATACAAGTCGAGGAACGACTGCAGGTCGCTGAAGTTGTACGCCGCGCGCACCGCGTCGACCGAGGCATAGGGGAGCGAGACGCCGTGCTTGGCCGCGAGGCTGAACATCATCTCGGGCTCGAGCGTGCCTTCGATGTGGAGATGGAGCTCGACCTTCGGCAAGACGCGAATCAATCGTTCGCGCGTGGGATCCAGAGACATGGGCTGGCCATTATGCCGCGTGCTCGTGCGATAAGCGCGGCCATGAGCTACGAGGTAACGCGCTTCGCCGGATCGATTCCAGCGCTCTACGACCGCCACCTGGGGCCGGTGCTGTTCGAGCCGTATGCGCGTGACCTCGCCGCGCGCCTGCCGAGCGATGCCAAGCGCGTGCTCGAAATCGCCGCCGGCACCGGCCGCGTGACGCGCCAGTTGCTCGCGCAGCTCCCAGCCGATGCACAGCTCGTCGCGACCGATCTCAACGAGCCGATGATCGACGAGGCGCGGCGGCAGCTCGGTGGCGATCCGCGCGTGACGTGGCAGACTGCCGATGCGCAGGCGCTGCCGTTTCCCGATGGCGGCTTCGACGCCGTCGCGTGTCAGTTCGGCCTGATGTTCATGCCCGACAAGTTGCTCGCGATGCGCGAGATGCGCCGCGTGCTGCGGCCGGGCGGCACGCTGCTGCTGAACGTGTGGGACGCGCTCGAGCTCAACTCGGCGACGCTCGTGCTCCACACGCTCGCGATCGATACGTTCCCGGAAGATCCGCCGCTGTTCTTCGCGACGCCGTTCTCGATGACCGATGCGCCCGTGCTCGATGCGCTCGCGCGCGAGGCTGGATTCCGATCAGTTCGCATCGACACCGTAAGGAAGACCGCCGAAGCCGAGTCGGCGAGCCACCTCGCGACCGGTCTCGTACGTGGAAATCCGGTGTGGAATCAGCTCGTCGACCGAGGCGTCGACGCGCCGGCCTTCGAGGCGGCAGTGGCGACGGCACTCGCCCGCGAATTCGGTGATTCGCCTTGCCGTTCGCCACTCTCGGCGCACGTGCTGACGGCTGTCGTGTGACCCCCGTTAGCGCTTGCCGCGGGGCCCCCCGACGGCTAGTTTCGCTGGCCGCATGACCGACGACGCTGCGACTCCCGAGACCCCTGCGCCCAAGCTCGATTTCGATCCGGTGCCGCAGCTGGTCCAGACGCTGAATTTACCCGCGAAGGGCGTCGCTGCTGTCATCGCGCTGCTCGATGAAGGCAACACGGTGCCGTTCATCGCGCGCTATCGCAAAGAGCGCACCGGCGGTCTCGACGAAGTCCAGATCCGCGCCATCGAAGAGAAGCGCGAATATCTGATCGAGCTCGAGTCCCGGCGCGCCGCGATCCTCGCGTCGGTCGGCGAGCAGGGCAAGCTGACGCCCGAGCTCGAGGAGAAGCTGCGCGCTGCGAGTGGAAAAGCCGAGCTCGAAGACCTCTACGCGCCGTATCGGCCGCGCCGCAAGACGCGCGCATCGGTCGCTCGCGAGCGCGGGCTCGAGCCGCTCGCGCAAAAGATCCTCGCGCAAGCTGCCGACGGTGATCCGGCCGGCGAAGCGGCGGCATTCGTCAACGAGCAGGTCGCGAGCACCGACGAAGCTCTCGCAGGTGCGCGCGACATCGTCGCCGAGACGATCGCGGATACCGCCGAGGTGCGTGCGTTCGTGCGCCGCGAGTTCGCCGAGCACGGCAAGCTCGTGTCGACGGTGGTGCCGGGCAAGGGTGACGAGCCGACGAAGTTCGAGCAGTACTACCAGTTCGACGAGACCGTGAAGACGATCCCGTCGCATCGCTTCCTCGCGATTCGCCGCGGCGAGGCCGAGGGCGTGCTGCGCGCGCGCGTCGATGTCGACACGGTCAAAGTCGAGCAGGGCATCCAGCGGCTCGCGAAGCTCGACGAGACGTCACCGTGGGCCGAGCAGATGCGGCTCGCGGTCACCGACGCGCTCAAGCGCTTGCTCGCGCCCAGCGTCGAGAACGACGTGCGTGCCGAGCTCAAGCAACGTTCGGATTCGGCAGCCGTCGACATCTTTGCGGGCAACCTGCGCAACTTGCTGCTCGCTGCACCACTCGGTAGCGCGAGCGTGATCGGCGTGGACCCGGGCCTGCGCACCGGCTGCAAGTGCGCCGCGATCGATGCGACCGGCAAGTTCCTCGGCACGATCACGATCTACATCTCGCAGGGCGACGCGCAGCTCGCGAAGGCAAAAGAAGACTTCGTCGCATTCGTGCGCGAGCACAAGCCGCGCGCGATCGCGGTCGGTAACGGCACCGGCGGCCGCGAGGCCGAAGCGTTCGTCAAGAAGTCGCTCGCCGACGCCGGCCTGCGTGAAGGTACCGACGCGCCGTTCATCGTGCAGGTCAACGAAGCCGGCGCGAGCGTGTACTCCGCGTCGGATCTCGCGCGCGAAGAGTTCCCCGAGCTGGATCTGACGATCCGCGGCGCCATTTCGATCGCGCGCCGCCTGCAAGACCCGCTCGCCGAGCTCGTCAAGATCGAGCCGAAGTCGATCGGCGTCGGCCAATACCAGCACGACGTGCATCAGACGCTGCTCGGCAAGAAGCTCGGCGATGTCGTCGAGAGTTGCGTCAACCACATCGGCGTGGAGCTCAACACCGCGAGTGCGCAGCTGCTCAGCTACGTCGCAGGCATCGGCAAGTCGCTCGCGAAGAAGCTCGTGCTCCATCGCGACTCGCACGGCGCGTTCGCGTCGCGCAGCCAGCTGCAAGATGTCTCGGGCCTCGGTCCCAAGGCGTTCGAGCAGGCCGCCGGCTTCTTGCGCATTCACGGCGCGGGCAATCCGCTCGACGGCTCTGCGGTCCACCCCGAGCGCTACCCGCTCGTCGAGCAAATGGCGACCGATCTCGGCGTGCCGCTGCCCCAACTGATCGGCAACCAAGAGCTCGTCGACAAGATCGATCTCTCCAAGTACGTGCAAGGCGACGTCGGCGAGCCGACGCTGCGCGACATCGTGGCCGAGCTCGGCAAACCCGGCCGCGATCCGCGCGCCGAGTTCTCACCGCCGGCATTCCGTGACGACGTCACGACGATGGAAGACCTCAAGCCCGGCATGGTGCTCGAGGGTATCGTCACGAACGTGACCGCGTTCGGTGCGTTCGTCGACATCGGCGTGCACAACGACGGTCTCGTGCACGTCAGCCAACTCGCCGAGAAGTTCGTCAAGGATCCGAGCGAGGTCGTCAAGGTCGGCCAGAAGCTGACCGTGCGCGTGCTCGAGGTCGACAACCAGCGCAAGCGCATCGCATTGTCTGCTCGTCCGCCCGCGCCCAAGCGCGAAGGTGGCCGCAACCAACGCGGTCCGCGCGATCAACAAGCGCAAGGCGGCGGTGGCGGCGGTGGCGGCGGCGGCGGTGGCGGCGATCGTCGCAACGGCCGCGGCCCGCGCAACGATCAACGTGGCCCGCGCAACGATCAACGTGGCCCGCGCAATGGCGGTCCGCGTGGTGATCAGGGCCAGCGCTTCGATCAGCAGGGCGGCCAGCGTTTCGATCAGCAGGGCGGTCAGCGTTTCGATCAGCAGGGGGGCCAGCCGTTCGATCAACAGGGCGGCCCGCGCGGCGATCAGGGCGGCTCGCGCGACTACAACCAGCGTTTCCAGCAAGGCGGCGCGCCCGGCGAGCAGGGCCCGCAGCAAGGCGGTCCGTCAGGCGATCAAGGCGGCCAGCGTTTCGATCAAGGTGGCCCGCAGCAAGGCGGCCAGCGTTTCGATCAAGGTGGCCCGCAGCAAGGCGGCCAGCGTTTCGATCAAGGTGGCCCGCAGCAAGGCGGCCAGCGTTTCGATCAGGGTGGTCGCGGCAATCAAGGTGGTCGAGGTCCGCGCCGTGATGATCGCGGTCCGGGTGGTGGTGGCGGTCCCCGTCGCGACGATCGTGGTCCTCGTGGCCCGGGCGGCCCACGCGATCAAGGTCCGGGCGGTCCGCGCGATCAAGGTCCGGGTGGCCCGCGCGATCAGCAAGCGCGCGATCAAGGTGGCTTTGGACCTCGCGGCGGTGGCGGCGGTGGCGGCGGTGGTCCGCGCCGTGATGATCGCGGCCCGCGTCGTGATGATCGGGGTCCGCGCGATCAAGGCGGCCCGCCGCGTGATGATCGTGGTCCGCGTCGCGACGATCGTGGCGGTCGGCCGCAAGAGCCGGGTCCGGGCTGGGGCGTGTCGGGCTTCACGAACAATCCGTTCGCCAAGCTCAAGCCCGACGACAAGAAGCCGTAGTCCGGCGCTCTGGCTTCACGAACAACCGGTTCGCAACCAGCGGGACCGTTCGATGATGCCGCGCGCGTAGCCACGCAAATCGACCGCAAGAGTGTCGGCTCAGCGCTTGGTTAGGCCACGACGAGCAGCCGTCGCCGCGGCAGGCTATGCTCTCGACGATGCGGTGGGCATCCGTACTGATCTTGTTGCTCGCGTCTTGCGGCAGCAAGAAGAACGCATCGCCTGCGCATGAAGAACCGGCGCGGCAGGCGACGGCGGATGCCCAAGTTGCGACGAAAGCCGAAGTGCCTGTGGACGCGGCTGTAGCGAAGCCCGCGCGCACCGAGCACACGGTATGGAAGCTCGTCGACAACCGGCATACGGCGCATCGCGCCGTCGACGGCGGCGATCTCCTCGTCGATGCAACGAACGCGGGCTTCGCGCGCTATACGCGTTACGGCGTGCCGGTTATGCGCTGGCACCTCGGCGCGCAGGTCGGCGGCGAACGTGCTGCGCTCGCCGATCAGATCGCGTCGATCGAAGTGCCGATCATCCCCGAGCAGCCGGCGCCGACGCAGATCACCGCGCGCGTCAACGCAGTCGATAACAAGCAGTCGCTGATGGCCGTCATCAACGGCAAGAAGGGACGCAAGCAGAAGCTCGCGCAGGTCGCGCTCGAAGCAGGCTGGCAGACCATCGCGTTTCCGCTCGAGAAGGACTGGATCAAGCCGGGCGAGAACGTGATCGCGTTCGAGACCAAGGGCAAGAGCAAGGCGAAGGTCGGCTTCTCGTGGATCCGCATCGGCGCGGTGAAGCCGCCCGCGGATCAGAATCCGCTGACCGCGGCGACGTTCGACGCGAAGTCCGACTCGATCGAGCTCGCCGAGAACGCGAGCCTCACCTGGTACGTGTCGATTCCCGAAGGTGCGCACCTCGTCGCGAACGTTGCGGCGCCGTGTCATATCGAGGTCGGTGCGCGTGCCGGCGACGCGAGCTTCGTCGGTGGGCTGCTCGGCGCGGACAAGTCACGCGTCGATCTGTCTCCGATCGCCGGCAAGTCGGTGCGGCTCTCGCTTGCGACCCGCGACTGCAAGCGCGCACGCATCGGGCAGCCTCGCATCACGCTGCACGGTCCGGATCCGACGCCGCTGCCGAAAGGCGAGCCACCGAAGTACGTGATCCTGTGGATCATGGACGCGCTGCGCGCAGACAAGATTCCGATCTTCACGCCCGGCGCACGCGCACAGACGCCAAACTTCGAGGAGCTCGCGAAGTCGAGCGTCGTGTTTCGCCAGTACTACGTGCAGGGAAACGAGTCACAAACCAGCCACTCGAGCATGTGGACCGGCGTCTATCCGGCCGTGCACAACGTGCGGATGGCAGGTAAGGGCGGCGTGTGGAAGCTCGATCGCAAGCTCGACACGATCGGCGAGAAGCTCACGGCCGCGGGTTTGTTCACGATGGCAGTGACCGGCAACGGCTTCGTCACTGCAGACGGCGGCTACGCACGCGGCTTCCGCGAGTACCGCAACATGATGCGCGAGCAAGGCATCATCAACGGCGTCATCTACGGCGAGAAGATCGTCAACGCTGCGCTCGGCAAGCTCGACAAGCATCGCGAGCAACCGACGTTCTTGTTCATGGGCACGATCGACACCCACGGGCCGTGGATCGCGCGCAAACCGTGGATCGATATCTACTCGCCGGGCCCGTACAACGGTCCGTTCAAGGAGTACGGCACGGCGAAAGACCTCGGCTTCAAGCCGGGTTCGATGGGCTGCAGCATCATTCCGCCGAAACCCGACATCGAGCGCCTGCGCGCGATCTACGACTCCGCGGTCAGCTACCACGATCTGCAGGTCGGCCGCCTGATCAAGCAGCTCAAGTCATGGGGCATCTGGGATCAGACGATGCTGATCATCACCGCGGATCACGGCGAGGAATTCTTCGAGGACATGCGCTGCGGTCACGGCGGCTCGCTACGTGATTCGCTCGTGCGCGTTCCGCTGTTGATCCGCGACCCATCGCGGTTCCCAGGCGGCACGATCGTCGACGAAGGCGCCGAGGGCGTCGATCTATTGCCGACGATGATGTCGGCGCTCGGTCAGCCGGCGCTGCCGAACGTGCAAGGCGACTCGCTGGTCTCGCTCGCGCAAGGGATGGGTCGCGGCTGGCCTCGTCCTTCGTATGCGTCGCAATACGAATACGCCCACGCGATGCGGATCGGCCGTTGGAAGATGCGCGTCAGCAACACAGGCGTGCCGGTGCTCTCCGATATGGTCGAGGATGCCGGCGAAACAAAAGATCTCGCGATGTGGCGACCGATCGAGCGGCGCATGCTCACCGACAATCTCGGGCTGTTCCTGGCACTGCGAAAGCAGTGGAAGAAATCAGCGTGGGGCGTGGTCTCGAACATTTCGAAGGAGGGTGCTGCCGCTCTCGACGAGGTGGCGGCGCCGTGAGCTTTGGCCCTCGGGCCTCGAGGCGGGCTCTGCGTGTCACGATCGTCGGGTTGCTCGGCTGCAGCGCTCCCGATACGCAACGCACGACGGCACCGACACCACCGGTGACGCCAGTGATCGCGGATGCGCTCGTCGCTGCCGTCGACGCGGATGCTGTGGCGGTTGCCGTCGAGCCTGACGCGGGTCCGACGACCCCTCCGAGCGATGAGGTCTGGCTGCGGGGCACTACGCACGTGCACGCGAAACCGTCGGGCGACAGCGTCGCGCCGGTGCCGGATGTGATCCGCTGGTACGAGCGCCATCGCTACGACTTCATCGTTCTTACCGATCACAATCGAGTAACGCCGGTCGCGAGCACACCGCAGTTGATCGTGATCCCGGGCATCGAGCTCACGCACAATCGCAAGGGCTGCGAGCCGGCCGGCGACGACTCTGGTAATTGCCGCATTCATGTCAACGCCCTCGGCGTTACGGGACAGCCCGCAGACAAGCTCGAGTGGACGGACTACAGCGAGAAGCAGCGCGTGGCGCTCTATCAGAAAGCGTTCGCGACGGCGCGCCAGCTCGGTGCGAGCGTCGTCCAGATCAATCATCCGCAGTACTACTGGGGCATGACCACGGACGTGTTGTTCGCGATCGGTAAGGACGCGCAGCTCGTCGAGATCGCGAATCAGCAGTTCAACAAGTGGAATGCCGGCGATGCGGGCCACTTGTCGACCGAGGCGCTATGGGATGCCGCACTCGCGAAGGGCATCCCGATCTGGGGCGTCGCCACCGACGACGCGCATGACTATCAAGATGATGGCGGCGGTAAGTATCCGGCCGGAGGAGGCTGGGTCATGGTCAAAGCACGCCGCGACCCTCCAGCCATCCTCGCCGCTCTCGCCGCGGGTCGGTTCTACTCTTCGACAGGCGTAACGCTGTCACGTGCAGAACGCAGTGGCGACGAGCTCGTGGTCGAGGTTGCGCCGGGCACACCCAACCAACACACGATCGCGTTCATCGAGAATGGCAAGACGGTCGTGACGGTGAACGGGCTGAGCGCCAAGCGTGCCGTTCCACGTACGGGATACGTACGCGCCGTCGTCACACGTGACGACGGAAAACAAGCTTGGGTTCAGCCCGTTCGTCTCTAATCGGAGGACGGCCAGAAGCCATCCATCCGATCAGAGCGAGACGTAGCCGTGTTTGACCGCGAAGCGCGTCAGCTCAGAGTTGTTGCGAAGGCCGAGCTTCTTCAGCACGTGACCGCGATGCGTATCGACGGTCTTGATGCTGATGTCGAGGTGCTCGGCGATTTCGCGATTCGTCATGCCACGAGCGAGCATCTCCATGACCTGCTGCTCGCGAGCCGTGAGCGCGCTTGCAGGATGGCCATCGCCCGACGCGAGCAATTGCTCGACACCTGGCGGGATGATTTGCTCGCCGCGCGAGACGGCGCGAATCGAATTGAGCAACTCGGTTGGCTCTACCGCCTTGTTGACGTAACCGTGAGCGCCGGCAGAGATCGCACGAGCGGCGTAACTCGGTTCGGTGTGCCACGTGAGCACCACGACGAGAGGCGCCGTTTCGATCTGCCGCATCTCAGCGAGCACGTCGAACCCAGAGCGGTCGGGCAGGGTGATGTCGAGTAGAAGAACGTCTGGTTTGACGTTTTGGACCATGGCGAGCGTTTCCGCCGCGGTACCGGCCTCTCCAACGACTTCAATATCGTCGGCCTTGCTGAGAGCTTCACGCAGGGCCCAACGAACGATGGTGTGGTCTTCAGATAATGCGAGTCGGATCATAATGCGTCCTCCGATGCATCCAAGAAAGTAGCAACCCCCGGGCCGAGACTGACTGCGTTAAGGTGAGGGTCCTCTTCCGTGGATCCCGCGCCGCAACCCACTGTACTTGGCGAGTTCCGCATTCAATCCGTCCTCGGAGAAGGCGGAAGCGGGGTCGTATATGACGCAAGTTGGGGACCAAGACGCGTCGCTCTCAAGGTGCTGCACCCCAATCTCGTCGGTACTGGTAAAGACCGCGCGCAGTTCCTGACCGAGGCCCAGCGTCTGCAACAGATCATGCACCCTTCGGTGGTGAAGGTGCTGGCTGTGGGGCAGCTGCCCGATGGGCGCCCCTACCTCGCCATGGAACGTCTCGAAGGCGAGACCCTCGCGAGCGTGATCGCGCGTGGTGCCCTCCCGCCCGCGCAGGCATTCGAGATGTTCGGTGATCTCTGCGCTGCCGTGCAGGCCTTGCACGACCAAGCGCTCGTGCATCGCGACCTCAAGCCGGAGAACGTATTCGTCGTCGCAGATCGCCACGCCGTGTTGCTCGACTTCGGCATCGCGAAAGATCTCGACGCGCCCGCATCAACGACGACGCAGGAAGGCAACGTACGCGGTACGCCCGCGTATATGGCACCGGAGCGCTTCTTCGGTCAGGCGGCAGGTATCGCAACGGACGTCTACGAGCTCGCACTCGTGCTCTACGCGATGCTGGCGGGACGCTTGCCGTGGGATGACGTTGCCGATCCGGAGGCGCGACTACAGCCACGATCGCTCTGCGAGCTCGCGCCCGTCTCAGAGGCGCTCGATGTCGAGATCCGCCGCGCACTCTCGACGCGCGCGCAGAATCGCCCGCCGAGCGCTATGTCCCTGCTGGAAGCGGTTCGCGCGGCCGCGGGTGACTCCGCTACAGAACCAGGCCCCGCTGAAACTGCGCGGCTTCGCGCAGGTGCACACGCCAATGTCGCGACGGTCAGCAGCGAGCCTGGGCGCGCACCGACGGCGCAAAGCACGCCTCTCGCGTGGGCTCCAACGATCGCGGCACCGAAGACCGAGACGCGTGCGCGCAGGCGTTGGCCGTTTGTTGCGATCGGCATCGCCGCGATTGCGGGTGCTGCGATCGTGACGACTTTCGCGATGACGTCCTCACCAACGCGAGTGGCCACGCGCGATGCAGGCACAGTGGTCGTCGTCGCACACGCCGATGCAGACGTGATCGATCCGAACGACCCATGGGCGTCGCGTCCTGCCGAGGCGCCGAAAGCATTTTCGCTCGTCGACGACAAGCTCCCGCCGGAGAAGTATCGCGCCGAGGCGGCGGCGGCGGTGCAGAAGCTCGCGAACGATACGCGGCTCGTGTTCTCGGTGCAGCTCGGCGAGATGCGCGCGGTGAGCGCGACGCGCGAGATGCTCGACACGATCGCAGCTCATCCCAAGGTCGCATCGCTCGGCATCGTGCTGCCGCCGTGTGTGAAAGGCATCGTCGCCGACGCCGAGTGGATGGTGTTCGGCGCGCCCGGCCTCGAGAAGTCAGACGCGGGCACGCTGATCATCCGCGGCCGCTGGCGACGTCCCGAAGTCGAGGCGTGCTTCGCCGACGCCGTCAAGACGCACGTGTCTGCCGACGGCGGCAAGTTGTTCCGGATCGGCGATTTCGGTTGGCTCGATTTCATCGACGAGCACACCGCATACGTCACGCTCAACGCGAAGCTCGACGCCGAGACCGTGCACAAGCTCGTCACGCGTGGCGCCGGTCCGGTGACGAAAGTGAAGAAGACATTCGCGGCGCTGCCCGCGAAGCGCACGATCTCGGTCGTCGTCGACGGCGCGACCCAGGACGATTGGTCGATGTTCTCGCTGCCGCGCGGTACCGACATCTTCGGTTGGATTCGCGTCGAGCCCGAGGGCATGGTGCTCGACCTCGCGGCCGATCCACACAACGACGCCGCCGCGACCGCCGCGATCCGCCGCGTGAAGCCTCAGCTCGACGAGATGTTCCAGAACACGAACCCCGAGATGGTCGGCAAGATCGAGGTCGTGCGCCAGCAGACGGCGGTCCACATCCGCGGCAACCTGACCGCGTTGATGCTTGGCATCGTGACAGCCAGCCTACGAATGTGAGATAGAGGCGCCCAATGGCGCGCTCGACACAGCCTTCGACACCGCTCGTCGTCGGCATTGCTGGTGGCACCGGCTCGGGCAAGACCACGGTCGCGCACAAGCTCGCGGACGCGATGCCCGACGGTCGCTGCGTCACGATCGAGCACGACGCTTACTATCGCGATCAGGGACACCTGCCACCCGAGGAGCGCGCGACGATCAATTACGATCATCCGGCGTCCCTCGAGAGCTCGCTGTTGGCCGAGCATCTGCGCGAGCTGCGCGCGGGCAAAGCGGTCGACATCCCGATCTACGATTTCGCGACGCACACGCGCCGCGCCGACAAGCGCCACGTCGTGCCGGCGCCGGTCATCATCGTCGAAGGCATTCTCGTGTTCTGCGAGGCGAACCTGCGCGAGCAGATGGACATCAAGATCTTCGTCGATACCGACGCAGACATTCGGCTGATGCGACGCATTCGTCGCGACCTCGAGCTGCGCGGCCGCACGTTTCAATCAGTCCGCGATCAGTACTACGCGACGGTGCGGCCGATGCACATCGAGTACGTCGAGCCGACGAAGCGCTGGGCGGACCTGATCGTGCCGGAGGGCGGCGATAACCGCATCGCGCTCGACGTGTTGCTCGGCCAGCTCGGCCGGATCGCGTACGGCGGCTTCAAAGAGTGAGGATCAGCGACCCGGTCGTGTTGCGCGACTCGAGATCGCGATGCGCCTGCGCTGCGTCGTCGAGCTTGTAGCGCGCGCCGATCTCGACCTTCACCTTGCCGGTGCTCACCACGTCGAACAGCTCGCTGGCCATCTGCTCGCCGACGCTGCGATCCGCGAGGTGCGTGTTGAGCGTCGGCCGCGTCACGTAGAGCGAGTTCTTCGACAGCGACAACAGATTCACGGGCGCGACCGGTCCAGATGCGTTGCCAAAGCTCACCATCAGACCGAACGGCGCGAGACACTCGATCGAGCGCTCCCACGTGTCCTTGCCGACGGAGTCGTAGACCACTTTGACGCCGCGGCCGCCGGTGAGCTCGCGGACGCGGGCGACGACATCCTCGCGGCGATAGTTGATCGCGTGCGTCGCGCCGTGGCGCTTCGCGAGCTCGCACTTCTCGTCGGAGCCTGCGGTGGCGATCACGATCAGCCCGAGCGCCCGTGCCCACTGGCATGCGATCAGACCGACGCCGCCGGCTGCGGCGTGCCACACGATCATGTCGCCCGCCTGCAAGCCACTGATCGGCCGCGTACGTTGCAACAGGTAGTTGACCGTGAGGCCCTTTAACATCATCGCGGCCGCGGTCTCGAAGTCGGTCGAGTCGGGCAGCTTGAACACCGGATTGACGTCGAGCACCCGCGCTTCTGCGTAACTGCCGGGTCCGCGCGCCGAATAGGCAACCCGATCCCCGACGGCGAGCTGCGTGACGCCGGGACCGATCGCGTCGATCACGCCTGCGGCTTCGGCGCCGAGCACGAACGGGACGGCCTGCTTGTACAGCCCGCTGCGTTGGTAGGTGTCAATGAAGTTCACGCCGATCGCACTGTGGCGTACGCGCACTTCTCCCGGACCCGGATCGCCGAGCGGCACATCGACCACTTGCATGACGTCAGGACCGCCCGTTCGCTCGATTTGAATCGCTCGCATGCCGCGCGAACGCTACCAGGTAAACTGCCTACGTGAAGTCTCTACCGATCGCAGTTGTCACCGGCGGCGCCGGGTTTATTGGCTCGCACACCGTCGATCGTTTGATGGAGACCGGCCATCGCGTCGTCGTGCTCGACAATTTCTCGACGGGAAAGCGCGCGAACCTCGCGCGGTGGAACGATCACGCCGCGCTTCACGTCGTCGCTTGCGATGTCTCGCATGGCATCTTCGCGGCGCTCGAGCCGATCACACGTGTGCACGGTCCCGTCGAGCGCATCGCGCACCTCGCTGCGCAAGTCTCGGTCGTGCAGTCGGTCGCGAATCCGCAGTTCGACACGCAGGTCAACTACGGCGGCACGCTGCACGTACTCGAATACGCACGCGCGAAAGCCGTCAAGAAGGTCGTGCTCGCATCGTCGGCCGCGGTCTACGGTGATGTCGCCGAGCTGCCGGTCAACGAAGACGCAGCGAAGACGCCGCTGTCGCCCTACGGCATCAACAAGTACGCATCGGAGCTCGCGCTCGACTACTACGCGAACGTGCACGGCGTCGGCACGACTGCGCTGCGCTTCTTTAACGTCTACGGTCCTCGCCAGGATCCGTCGAGCCCGTACTCGGGCGTGATTTCGATCTTCACCGATCGCGCGCGCGCCGGCCGACCACTGACGATCTTCGGCGACGGCAGCCAGACGCGTGACTTCGTGTTCGTCGGCGATGTCGTGCGCGCGATCGTCGCGGGACTCGGCGACGGCAACTCGCGGCTCGTCGCAAACGTCGGCATGGGCGGCGAAATCTCGGTGCTCGAGCTCGCACGCACGATCGTCGACCTGTGCGGCGGGCGCTCGACGATCGAGCACGAGCCTGCGCGCGCCGGTGAGATCCTCAAGTCCCGCGCGAACGTGACGCGCCTGCGCGAGGCGCTCGGTGTCGTCGCGGAGACGAAGCTCGTCGATGGTTTGCGCTCGACGCTCGGCTAGATGCCGTCGATCGGTGCGTCGTAGCCGATGCCGCCGTCGTCGTACCAGGGGTACGCGCAGTCGTAGACGACGATGTGCCACGCGTCCTCGTAATACTGGCAGCAGTAGCGCCGGTAACAGATGTCCTGGCAGCGTGGCGGCAGCTGTTCGTACGGATAGGTCGCGCACCCGGTATCGTCCGCGGTGCAGTCACGCTCGTTGCCACAGGCCTCGGCCTTCTCCGTGGCACTGCCGTTACTGCCGTTGCTGCCGTCACTGCCTTCGTCGTCGCCGGGTTGCGAAACGATCCGCGCGCAGCCAACGGCGAGCACGAGCACGAGAAGCGAACGCATGCGCCGCCCATTGTGCACCTGAAATGCCGCGAGCGTGCATGCAACATCAACGACTTGACCATGCCGCGTTCTGCCAACGGCCGGCGAATCGCGACGTCGATGTCAGCGTTTCAGATGCTCTGAATCTTCTTACCGGCCTTCACCCAACCGGCGATGCCGTCGGGCATGACCTTCACGTTCGAGTAGCCGGCGGTCAGCGCTTTCTCGGCGGCCGTGTGTGAAGCGCCGCACCGCGTGTTCGCGCAATAGAACACGAGCGTCTTCGACTTGTCGGCCGGTAGCTCGCTGACATTGAAGGTCTCGGAGTCGGTGAGCAGCACCGCGCCGGGCACGATGCCCATCTTCTTGCGCGTCTCTTGGCCGTTCGCATCGACCGGCACGCAGTCTCCCGACGCGAGCTTCTGATCGACTTCGTCGACCGTGATCGTGGGCAGGTTCGACTTCTTTGCGGCGACCTTGGTGTCGTCGTTGGACTTCGAGCAGCCGGCACCGACGCCGACCGCAAGGACGGCCGCGAGCAGGATGGTACGCATGAAGGCACCTTACCGAATGGCGGAATGCCCGCAAGATGCGACACTGCGACACTCCGTGTCGAAAGCTGTCGTTGCTGCTTATGTCGCGTGTGCACTGATCTGGGGCACGACTTGGTTCGCGATCCGCGTGTGCATCGGCGAAGGCGCGTACCCGACGCTTGCCGCAGCAGCGCTTCGCTTCGTGATCGCATCCCTCGTCCTGTTGCCGATCGCGCTGCGTTCGCGACCGTGGCCGCGCGGATCGGCGTGGGCATATCTCGTGCTCGCCGGTGTGCTCGATGCAGCGGCGTACTCGCTGGTCTACGTCGGTGAAGAGAGCGTGCCCGGCGGTCTCGCAGCGGTCGTCTACGGCACGCAGCCGCTGATCCTCGCGTTGCTGTTGCAAGTGTTTCGGATCGAGAAGCTGTCGAAGCGTCACTTGGTCGGCGCCGTCATCTCGCTCGCCGGTGTCGCCGTGCTGTTCCTCGATCGGCTCGACGTCTCGCCTCAGCAAGCACTCGGCATCGCGCTCATCGTCGGTTCGGTGCTGCTCGCCACGAGCTACTCGATGGTGATGAAGCGGCAGTCGACCGGCGGCTTGATCGCGACGACGGTATTTCTCGGTGTGACCGCGGTCGTGCTCAGCGTCGTCGCGCTGATCGCGAACGAACCGATTCCGTGGCCGCCGCCGCTCAGGCCTACGCTCGCGCTCCTCTACCTCGCCGTCGTCGGCTCGGTGATCGCGTTTCTGCTCTACTTCTGGCTGCTCGACCGCACGAGCTTGGTCGTCACGAGCACGCTCGTGTTCGTGTTCCCGCTCGTCGCTCTGCTCACCGACGCATTGTATGAACGTGAGATCGCGTTAGGTGCGCGCGCCTACATCGGTGCCGCCATCACCCTCGGCGGTCTGGGAGTGACACTCATGAGGAGCGGTCACGCCAGGACACGCTAACGACGCTGGTCAGATCTTCATCGCTCAGTAAGAATGCACGTGATGTCGGAGCGTCGCGATCAACCGTGGATCTTCCGCACGTACGCAGGCCACTCGAGCGCACGCGCATCGAACGAGCTCTATCGCCGTAACCTCGCCGCGGGCCAGACCGGTCTGTCGATCGCGTTCGATCTGCCGACGCAGTGCGGATACGACTGCGATCATGTGCTCGCGCGACCTGAGGTCGGCAAGGTCGGCGTTCCGATCTCGTCGCTCGACGACATGCACGCGCTGTTCGACGGCATTCCGCTCGAGCAGATGAACACGTCGATGACGATCAACGGCACCGCGATGTGGCTGCTCGCGCTGTACGTGGCGCTCGCGCGTGAACGCGGCGTGCCCGAAGCGGGTCTGCGCGGCACGACGCAGAACGACATCGTCAAAGAGTACCTCGCGCGCGGCACGTACATCTTTCCGCCCGAGCCTTCGCTCGATTTGATCGCGGAGACGTACGAGTACTGCGTCGCGAACCTGCCGCAGTGGAACCCATCCAACATCTGCAGCTATCACCTGCAGGAGGCCGGCGCGACGCCGACGCAAGAGCTCGCGTTCGCACTCGCCGATGCGATCGGCATTCTCGATCGCGTCAAAGAGCGTGGCCGCGTCGACGACAAGGCGTTCGCGCAAGCAGTCGGTCGCGTCTCGTTCTTCGTCAATGCGGGCATGCGCTTCATCGAAGAGATGTGCAAGATGCGCGCGTTCGGCACGCTGTGGAACGAGATCTGTCGCGAGCGTTACGGCGTCACCGATCCGAAGCTGAGCCAGTTCCGCTACGGCGTCCAAGTCAACTCGCTCGGCCTCACCGAGCAGCAGCCCGAGAACAACGCGTGGCGCATCTTGATCGAGGCGCTCGGCGTCACGCTCTCGAAGGACGCCCGCTGTCGCGCACTGCAGCTGCCGACCTGGAACGAAGCGATGTCGCTGCCACGCCCGTGGGATCAGCAGTGGTCGCTGCGGCTGCAACAGATCCTCGCGTACGAGACCGATCTGCTCGAGTACGGCGATCTGTTCGCCGGCAATCCGGTCGTCGAGAAGAAAGTCGCCTCGCTGTGCGACGCCGCGAAGACCGAGCTTTCGCAGATCGATAACATGGGCGGCATCCGCGCCGCGATCGAGTCGGGATACTGCAAGCGCGAGCTCGTGCGGTCGATGGCCCAACGCATGGCGCGCATCGAGCGCGGCGATCAAGTCGTCGTCGGCGTCAACAAGTGGACCGAGGCGCTGCCGTCGCCGCTCGTCGGCGGTGATGACGGCGGCGTGTTCAAAGCGGATCCAACTGCGGTGGACGCGGCGTTTGCCTCGCTCGAGCAGACGCGTAAACGCCGCGACAGCGCGAAGGCGAAGGCTGCGCTCGAATCTCTCGAGGCGAAGGCACGTGCCGGCGAGCCGATCATGGAAGCGTCGATCCAATGCGCGCTCGCTCGCGTCACGACCGGCGAGTGGGCCGGCACGCTACGCAAAGTGTGGGGCGAGTACCGCGCGCAGACCGGCGTGCAAGGCGCGCGGATCGCCGACGGTGATGGTTGGGCCGCGCTGCGCCAGCGCGTCGAGGCGCACGTCGCGAAGAGCGGCCGTCGGCCACGTCTGCTCGTCGGCAAGCCGGGCCTCGACGGTCACTCGAACGGCGCCGAGGTGATTGCGGTCGCCGCGAAGGACGCTGGGTTCGAGGTCATCTATGCAGGCATTCGCCTCGAGCCCGCCGCGATCGCGCAGACCGCCGTGCAAGAGGACGTCGATGTCGTCGGACTCTCCGTGCTGTCGGGCTCGCATGTCGAGCTCGCGAAGGCCGTGCTCGAAGAGCTGCGCGCGCGCGGCGGCGGTGATGTCGCCGTCGTGCTCGGTGGCACTGTGCCGGTCTCCGATCACGATTCGCTGCGCAGCCTCGGTGTCAAACGCATCTTCACGCCGAGTGACTACCGGCTCGTCGACGTCGTCGGCGCGCTGCTCGACCTCTGCTAGTACGCGCCGGCCGCTGCGGGACGACCATCGAACTCGCACAGATACTCGTCGCTCGTGTCACACGTCGAGACGTGAAACAAGCCGGCATCGTCGAACTGCGCGCAGTCAGAGCTCGTCGGCTCGCCCGGGACCCACACGAGATACGGCGCGAGCTCGCCGGTGACGTTGCGGTACTGACCCTCGGTGACCCGGTCGCTCATGCCGGACCAGTAGTCGTTGATCGCGAACGTGGTCTTGAGCAGGTTGCCCTCGTTCACGTCGTCGACGGTAACCATATGAGCGCCGACCCCATCGGCCTCGCACGCGAGCTCACCATCGAGCCAGGTAGGTACCTGGCCCCCGGAGAATCGATAGCAGCTCGTACCGACGCGCGTGTACGCCGTGGGGCACTCGCCGGCATCGAGCACCAGCTGCGGTGCGTCGCTGCTGAGCTGTGCGTCGACGGCGATCTCGGCGTCCTGCAGCTCGACACCGGGTGCATCGTCGCGCGCTTCGAAGTGCGACCGGCCGCATGCCGCCGCCAAGGTCATCACGACCAGCCCGCGTCTCACCCGACCATGATCGCACGAGACCACAGGCGGTGGAACATCGAGATTCGACGCCGGCTACTTGATGATTCCGCTGATGTCGTCGCGCGTGAAGTCCTGCACGGCCCGGATGTCGCCGCGCGTGACCGCGTACGCGACCGCGCCGACCGCCGCCTTTGCCTGCACGTCGCCGTCGTATGGCGCAGAGCCGCCGGTCGTCGGATTGAAGCCGGTCACTTGCTGATTCGGCGTGACCCCGCCGAGCCAGCCGGTCTTGAGCAGACCGCCGCCGAGCACGTACATCCAGTTGCTGTTCGCGGGCGTGTCGTCGAGCCAGTTCGTGCGATCGAACGGCGTCTTCGGCGTGTCGCCTTCGATCGTGATCACGACGTCCTCGGACAGTGGCTTCATCGTGATCGGATCGGTGCGGCCCGCGAGGTCGGCCATGAACGCATCGAGCACGCCCTTGAGCGCCGCGACCTTCGCGTTCGACGCAGCAATGTTGACGAACGCATCGTGCGGATCGTCGCGTGGTCCGGGCACGACGATCGACGACGTCAACCGGAGGTGGAATGCCTTCGCGGTCACGATCAGCACGCGGCCGAGTGCGGCGACGTCCGGCGGCGTCGTGCCGTCGATTCCATACGCCATCAGATCGCTTGGCTGGATCGCGAGCTCGGCCGCCAGATTCTTGCCGAGGAATGCGGCCGCGCTGCGTGCCGTCGCATACGCCTCGCGCGTCGTCGGTCGCGTTGCCGCGCGATTGAGTGCCGCGAGTGTCTCGTAGTGCGCGCGATAGAGATCCGCGTGGCCTGCGTACTGCGCCTTCTCGAGCAGGCCGCCTTGTCGCGAGGCCGCGCTGTTGAACAAGCCGACGATGTCTTCGCCGCTCGGCACGGCCGCTGCGCGCGGTGCGCCGGGTGCGCTGCCGAGCTCGGTCCCATTGACGGCGATCGCGGGAATCAGCGTCGGGCTGACCTGCTGGAGTGCTGCCACGATCGCGAACAACGACGTGCCGTTTACCGACCGCGTGATCGTCTGCGGATCCATGTGCGCTTCGTTGCTGCCCGCCATGAACGCGGTGATCTGCTTGTCGGGCGGCAGGCTCGCGAACGCGGTGTTCGGCCCAAGCGTGAGCTGACCGCCGGTGCCGTTGATCTTCTGCGTCTGCGTCGCGGCGTACGGCCACGTCGTCACCGGGTTGTTGCCGGCTGCCGCCGCGATCGCGTTGTGCGGCCACATCAGCGTGAACCACGCGAGTCCGCCGTTGACGGCGCGGATGTGCACCGATCGCTTCATCGGCGTCGCTGCCGCAGCCTCGGCGATCCCGCGACCGGCATGGCGGTCGAAGATTTCCAACACGCGCGTCTGGCTCACACCGAGGGCCGCGCCAGCGGCGACACCCCACTTGATCAGCGCGCGACGCGTGAGCTCTCGATCTTGATCACGTGACATGACGCCTCCTATTCACACGTATGGGCCGACGCAGCGAGCAGCGCGACAGCCATGCGCTTGCCGCTCTCGACGTCCGCCGCGCGTTTCACGGTTTCGTTGCAAATCGCTAGATGCTGCGCCTGCGCGGGCACGCCCATGAGACAGCTGAACCCGCTAGCGACGCAGCGATTGGCACTGTCGAACAGCTGCGCGGGCACGCCGTTCTTCTGACACTCCGGTCGCGTTGGCAGGTTCGCGATGATCTCGGGTGCCGCCTGCACGTAGATGTCGAACATCTTCGCGGCCGTCGCGACACCGAGATCGATCGTCTCGCGAATGCGCGCCGCGTAGTTCGCGCCGCCGAGTGCAGCTGTGCTCGAGCGATAGATCTGCCCGGCCGACAGCGCAGTCGTTGACGCGAGGTTCACGCCGCGCGACGCGAGCACGTTACCGGTCGTCGCCACGCGCATCTTGGGACAGCCGTGCACGCGTGACGCATAACGCGGTGGACCTTCGCGCTGCGTGCGCTCGAGCTCGACCCACGGATCTTCGGTGTGACCGGTGAACGTCGGGTCGACGACTTCCGTCGTACAACCGGCGAGAGCAACCAGGAGCAATGCGGTCTTCATGGTTCCTCCTCTAGAAGCGGACGAAGTCGTCGCTGGTGAACACGCGATACATCGCGTTCTTGAGGTTGTGGTTGTCGGCGCGGAACGCCTCGACTTGCGCTTCGATCGTCGCGGTCGGCACGCGCGCGGCGTCGTCGACGATGTCGTTCTTGCCCATCGCCCAGTTCCATACGCGAGCGATCGCGCACTCGGCGATCGCCGGATCGGCGGCCATCGCTCGGCCGAGTGACGTCATGTCGGTGACCGGCACGCCGAACCGCCACGCGAGTCCTTCGCCGGGTGGCAAGTAGTCGCGCATCTCCGCGTTCGGGTTATCCGGCAGCGGCACCGGCACCGCCATCGTCGGCGAGTACTGGCCGTTCGCGTCGTAGTAGGCGAGCAGCGGCGTGATGTGGTTCATGTTCGAGTGGCAGTTCGCGCAGATCACCGACTTCGTATCGAGGAAGTCGACGCGCCCGTTGGTCGCCTTGCCCGCGATGCTATTGAACGGGAACTTGCCGGTGTACGGCATCAGCGCGCCCAGATCGGTCGCGACGGTCGCGAGCTCGGCCGGGAACTTCGTGCAAGCGAACGTCTCCTGCACCCAGCGCGCGCGGCGAAATCCCAAGTTCGAGAAGAAGTGCGCGTGCACGCCGGGATGCGTGAGCAGGCCGACCGTCGCCGGTGCGCCATTGCCGCAGTCCGCAGCTGTGAACGAGCCGTTCGTCGCGTTGTACGTCGGGCACGTGCCCTTCGTCGCGGTCAGCACGTCGAGGAACGAGCGATTGTCGACGATCAGCTGCGCGACAAACACCGGCGCGCTGTCGAGCTCGGGCGCGCCGCCCATCTTCAACATGTCCTGCGCGTAGCGAACCATCTGCCGCGTGAACTTGGTCGTGCCCAAGTAGCGCTGCACCTGCGTCTCGTACGCAGCCTTCTGCGCAACCGCGTCTGGTGCGGTCGCGATCGCGTCGAGCTCGACAAGCGTGGGCAGCTCGCCCGTCAACCGCAGCGCGGCGATCCGCAACGCGGCGTTGTAGTCGACCTCGCGCTCGGCGAGCTTGTCGTCCCACTCGTCGTGGGTGGGATCCGATGGCGGCGCATCCGCGGTGCACGCGGCGAGCAGCGCAGTCATGAGCAAGCGCTTCACGGTGCCTCCAGGGTCTTGAAGTGGATCGTCAGGTACTCGTTCGTCGCGAACGACAAGAACGCAGCGGGTCCGAGCTCGAGCGACGCACCCGCCGCGAGCACGACATCGAGATCAGCATATCGATCGGTCTCGTCGATCACAGGGTTGCGCGGCCGCGACACGAACAACGGATGCGCAACACGCACCCCACCACCGCCGCTCAGCGTCAGCTTCGACATATAGATGCCGAGCTCGCCTGCCTCGGCGAACATCGTGATCGACGCGCCGCCGACGCCAAGCTCGACCGTCTGCGTCATCCCCACCACCGGCAAGAACGGCCCGACGCGCACGCTCTCGCCCATATCCGGCACGCGCTCGTCGCGCTCGGCCTCGAGCCACCCGAGCACCATGGCCGCCGAATTCGGATCGAGTGCCGGCCCGGTGTGCTTGCCCATCGTGAGCAACAAGCTCGAAGACGGCGCCCCGACGTCGATCACGGGCGGCTGGAACTCGAACACGGTCGCGTACGCGCCCTCGACGGTATTCGGCGCCAGGAAGTCGAGTGCCGGCTGCGAGCCGTGGCAACCAACGCATGCGCCAAGCGCCGGCCACGCCTGCTGGTTCCAGCGCTCGCGTGCGGTGGTCGGCGTCTGGGTAGACGTAGCCTCGTCGAGGCAGCCGGAGAGCAGCGCGATCGCGATCGCGGCGTGCAGGCTGTCGACGCGGCCGATCTTGTTGATCGGGCGCATGTCGAACGCATCAGCAACGAACGTGCCGCGTGCTGTTCGCATGCACTGTTCGAGCTCTGCACAACGCGAAAACGACGCAAGCTCGCGACCGTGCACAACTGGTGTGCTGAAGTTCATCGCGCTGTCAAAAACTCCTTCACGCGCGTGCAACAAGTCTCAGTTTTTCAGCGGGACCTGCGGCCCCAACCAGGTGATGTCAACTAACTCCATTTCCCGTCGAGCACACGGCGAGGGAAGTCGAGCCGCGCTGTCAGCGTAGAGCCGAAAACGCCAAGAGGCGCCGCACGCGCGACGCCTCTGCCAGCGATCGATTTGTAGTCGATTACTGATCGGCTGTGTTCAGCGAGAACGAGCCTGCCTCGTAGCCGTGCACGGCGACGAACAGCACGCCGTTGCTCGTTGCGGTGAACGAGACGGTCTCGTTACCCGACGACGTGTAGCCACGGTTCAGGTACGCGCTCGTGGTCGGCGCCGCGCCGAACTGGATGTAGAGATCCACATCCTTCGTCGACGTCGTGCGGATCACGACCTTCTTGCCTGCCGGCATCGGCAGCTGGAACACCTTGAGCTCGCCCGCCGTGACCGAGCCGGTCGTCGACAGGTGCGCGAACGCCGGGGGCGGCGTCGGCGGCGTCGTGCCGCCACCTTCGGTGTACTTGATGTTGAGCGAGTAGCTGCTCGACGCGGCGTAGCCATTGACGCCGACGTAGACAGTCGCGGGACCGACGATCGAGCACGACTCCGCCGAGCCATCGCGGTACGGGCGGCAGTCATAAGCGGCTGCCGTCGGCGCTGCGCCCTTGCGGACGTAGAGGTCGGCGTCGTTGTCGCCGGTCATCGTCGCGGTGAACGTCGAGCCCGACGCCACGTTGAACGGACCGTACTGCTTCCACGCCGCCTTCACGACCGCGCCGGTCTCGGTGATGTTCTTCACCGTGCCGCCACCGCCGCCGCCGCTGCCGTCTTGCATCGACAGGTCGTAGATCATCTTGACGTTCGCGTAGCTGATCTTGCCGCCGGCGACCGTCGTCGCGCTCGCGCGGATCGGCAGCCACACGAAGTCGGGGTGCTGGCGCTTCGACGTGCCGACCCACTCGCCACCGACGATCTTGCCGGCGTTGTCGATTTCGAGGATGTAGTCGTAGCGATCGGTGTGCGTGTAGCTGTTGATCGACGCACCGAGGTTGCCGTCGGTCGACGCTGCCGACTCCGAGATGTAGTCGACGTCCATGTGCGTCTTGAAGAGCTTCGCCGCGTTCGCGTTGAACACGTAGTTGGTGGGAATCGATCCGCCCGCCGTGATCTTGAGCGTGAAGTTCGATGCCGCGGTGCCGTACGCGTTGACCGCGAGGAACGCTTGCGTCGCGCCGGTCGGCACGGTGAGCGTGCAGGTCTCGGCCGCGCCGCTCTCGTAAGGACGGCAGTCGTAGCTCGACGCGCTCGGCTGCGAGCCGAACATGACGAACAGATCCGGATCGCCGGTGCCGCTCATCACGACGGTGAAGGTCTGGCCGGCGGTGACAGCGACGCTACCGAGCTGCGACCACGCGCCGCCTGCTGCGGTGCCGGTCTTCTCGCTCGTGACGCCGCCCTCGGCGGTGACGCCGATCAGCTTGTTCGCTTCGAGCGCGGTGACTTCGTCCATCGCGGTGATGCGGTAGCCGCGCAGCGGTTGGTTCCAGACTTCGCCGTCCCACGTGCGGTCGTAGACGAATGCCTCGCCTTGCTTGCCGAGGTAGTTCGTCATGAGGACGTGGAACGTGCCCGGGTTCGTGTCGCGGCACTCGGTGCCGTTCGTGTTCGGGCGGCCGTACTTGTCGAACGTGATCTCGTTCTGGCTGTCGACTGCATCGCAGCGCAGCGAGACGAACTTCGTGTCGGTGCGATCGTGAACGAGCGTGAGCAGGGCCTTGATGTCTTGGACCTTGAACTCGACGCCGTTATAGGTGACCGCCTTCTTGGGCTCGGGCAGCATGATCGCCGCTGGCGCCCACGCGTGGCAGATCCCCCACCACGTCGGGATGCAGCGGCCGTTCGCCTGGCCGTCGCGCTTCGCGCACGACTCGCCGATTGCGCTGTTGCACTGGCTATCGGTCGTGCATGCGGTGCGCGATCCCTGGGCGTCGATGCCGTGGTAGCGCGAGACGCCGTCCTCGACGCCGGTCACGCCGAATGCTTGACCGTACTTCGTCGATGGCGGAGCACCGGCGCCCCACTTCTTGTTGATGCTGTCCTCGTAGACCGGCCAGTAGTTACCGGCCCACGGGATGTTGCGCGCTTCACCGGTGCGCGGCAGCTCCGCGGCGCGGTACTCGAGGTTGCTGTTGAACATGGCGGGGTTGTCCGAGGCACCCCACGCTTCTGCCTTGCCGTCCGGCCCGCCCTTGACGTCACTTTCGTCCGGCTTGTCGTCGCCACTATCCACGCAGCCGGCTGCCAGGCTCACGCCCAGGGCAAAACCGACCATCCAATTCGTCGCCTTCATTTTAGTCTCTCTCCAGGGTTTTTCTGGCGCGGCCTTGAGCACGGACCGTGCCGGACGTCCGGCAGGCGGTCGGCGAAGGCAAAGCCGCATTGCCTCTGCGTGTCAGGAAGTAAACGTCGACGGGGACAACGATTTACTGGCTAGGGTGCTAGCCGGGACAGCGACCTCCACGTCTCGGATCGCGCCCTCGCACCAGGTGCACCGCGGGTGCAGTCCGGGTGCGGCAAACGTGTTCCCGTTCGGCGCTTGAGGTGAGCCGGCAGGCCGCATAGATTGCCGCCCTGCCCATGGGGATTGCTGATCTTTTCCGCCCCAAGTATCGCCACAGCGACGTCCGTGTCCGCACCCAAGCCGTCAGGGCTTTGACCGCGGACGACGCTGCCATCCTTGTTCAAGTTGCTCGGACCGACAGCGACATCGGCGTGCGCCGTCTCGCTATCGAGAAGATCGATGAAGCCGACGTGCTCGCGGAGATCGCAGCTGCGGAGACCGAACGCAGCCTGCGCGATTTCGCCGGTGAGCGCGCGGCCCAGCTGTGGAGCTCGCACGCATGCAGCGATGACGAAGATGAGGCCAACGAAGGCCTCGGCGGGATCATCAAGCTCGGCGATCAACATGCGCTGGTCGAAGTCGCGGTCAACGCCTCGATCGCGTCCGTTCGCAAACGGGCGTTCGGAGAGTTGCGCGATCCGCGTGCGCTCGCCGAGCTCGCGAAAGGCGATGCACCGCAGGACCTGCGGCTCGCCGCGGTCGCGCGCATCGACGATGGCGACGTGCTGCGTGCGATCGCGATCGACACGACGCTCAAAGAGGTCGGGCTCGCCGCGGCCGACAAGCTCGAAGACATCGATCGTCTCGAGAACGTCGCGCAAAAAGCGAAGAACAAAGCGGTGCGCCAACGCGCTCGCAAGATCCTGACCGAGATGCAGGAGGCCGAGCGCGCGAAGGCGAAGCCGTCCGTTCCTGATGAAGTGAAGCGCCGGCGCGCCGAGAAGGCGCAGCTGATCCGCGAAGTCGAGGCGATCGCCGACACGTTCGACTTCGACAAGGCGAGCGCGCAGGTCAAGGCGGCCGAAGAAGCATGGCAAGCGCTCGGCGGCAGCGACGATGGCGACGATCGGTTCAAGAAAACGACCGAGCGGTTCTGGAAGCGCAAAGAGATCTACGAGCAGCAAGCCCGTAGCGGCGACGAGCTGCGTGCGATCGAGCGCGAGGCACAGCGAGCCAAGGAGCGCGCGGCTGCCGAGAAGGAGCAGCAAGCACGCAACGAGGAGACCGCGGCGCAGGCCGAGCCGGCCGTCGATGACGCTACACGCGCCGCTCGCGAAGCCGAAGCACAGGCGCGTCGTGAAGAGCGCGACAAGCGCAAGGCCGAGGACGATGCACGTCGTGCCGCGGAGCAAGCCGACCGCGAAGCACGGCGCAAGGAAGACGCCGAGCGCGGTGCCGCACTCGCGACGAGCCTCGCCGCCATGTGCGAGGACATGGAGAAGCTCGCCGAGAACGGCAGCAAAGATGGCCGCGCGATCGATCGCACGCTGCAACAAGCGGCGAAGGCGTTCGAGCAAGTCGGCAAGGTGCCGGCCGATCAGCGCGATGCGCTCGGCGATCGCTACACCGCTGCGCGCGGCAAGCTGGTCGTGCGTGCGAGCGAGCTACGTGAAGCGGAGGACTGGCAGCGGTTCGCAAACGTGCCGAAGGCCGAGGCGCTGATCGAGACCGCGAAGTCGATGGCGACCGAGGAGCCGTCGCAGGATCTCGGCAACCGACTTCGTCAGCTGCAAGCGCTGTGGAAGGAAGTCGGCCCGATGCCGCAGCGCCGCAGCAAAGAGCTGTGGGAGCAGTTCAAGACGGTCTGCGATCAGATCTACGACAAGGTTCGTGGTCTTCGCGCCGTCGAAGGCGAGAAGTTCGCCGAAGTAGCGAAGGCGAAAGAGGCGTTGATCGCCGAAGCCGAATCGCTCGCCGACTCGACCGACTGGAGCGCGACCGCGCAACAGCTAAAGGCGCTGCAAGCGCGCTGGAAAGAATCCGGTCACCTACCGCGCAAGCAAGGTGACGAGCTGTGGAAGCGGTTCCGCGCCGCGTGCGATCGATTCTTCGAGCGCCGCAAGCCGCAGCTCGAGGCACAACACGCCGAGGAAGCGGACAATCTCGCGAAGAAGCAGGCGTTGATCGCACGCGCGCAAGCGGTGGCTGATGCCGCGCCGGGCGAGGGCGGCTGGGGCAAGTCGATCGCCGAGATCAAGAAGCTGCAGCAGCAGTGGAAGGAAATCGGTTTCGTGCCGCGCCGCGATGCGGATGCCGTCTACAAGGCGTTCCGCGCCGCGTGTGATTCGCTGTTCGAGAAGCGCGATGACGCACGCGATGCCGAAGCGAACGAGCACCGCGACGCGATCGAAGCGGTCAAGAGTGACATCGCCGACGTGCTCGTCGGTGGCGACGAGAGCGTCGCGCGCGCGATCGCGATTCGTGCGAAGGCGCGCGAGCTCGATAGCCGCGAGTTGGCAGTCGCGATCGAGGCGATGGTGCGTGAGGTCATCTCGGCGAACCCCGAGGCGGTCAAAGGCACCGAGCTCGATCCGGCGGCTGCGCGCAATCGGCGCGAGAAGCTGATCGGCAAGGTCGAAGAGCTGTTGCCAAAGCAATCGGCCGCGGTGACCGCCGACGCGGCGCCTGCTGACATTGCGGCGCAACTGAAGCAAGCGATGCGCTCGAACGCGTTTGGAGACTTGCGGTTCTCGGGTCGCGATCCGGTCGAAGTGGTCGACGAGCTGCGTACGCAGTGGATCGAAGCCGGCCCGGTGCTCGACGATGCCGACCGCGAGCAACAGACTCGGTTCGACGAGCTGACGAAGCGCGTGCTCGACGCCGCTGGCGTCGCGGCCAAGCAAGATCGCGACGACAACCGTGGCGATCGCGATCGTGGTGACCGTGGTGATCGTGGTGATCGTGGCGAGCGCCGCCGTCGTCGTGAGCGCCGTCCCGCGGATGCGCCGCAGACCGAGCCGATGTCGTCGCACGCAGGTGCGTCGCAAGGCGCGTCGCAACCGCGAGCCGCATCACAAGCCCCCGCGCCGCAAGCAGCCGCGCCGCAGCCGTCAGCACAGTCGGCGATGGGATCGCCGTTCGCTGCGGGTTCGTTGCCGGCGATTCCGGCAGCGCCGCGCGGTGCGCCTCCCGCCGAGACCGATATTCCATCGGCCGCGGCGGCGGTCGTCGGTGATGTGCCGCCTGCGATTCCGCAGACCACGTCCGACGCGGTTACCGCACCAGCGAAGTACCCGTTCGAGCCACTGCCTCCGCCGCCGGTGCCGGCGACGACGCCAGCGCCTGCGCTTCCTGCATCGGCCGCGCAGCTTGCGGCTCAGCCGGAGCCGGCGCGCGCGAAGCCGGTGACCAACTCGCCGCCGATCGAAGAGATCGACGAAGGCTGGGACCTGGGTGACGACGACCCGACCGCCTCGAGCGACGACGTGACCCAGCTTTCTTGTACAAAGTTGGCATTATAAGAAAGCATTGCTTATCAATTTGTTGCAACGAACAGGTCACTATCAGTCAAAATAAAATCATTATTTGAAGCTTGGCGTAATCATGGTCATAGCTGTTTCCTGTGTGAAATTGTTATCCGCTCACAATTCCACACAACATACGAGCCGGAAGCATAAAGTGTAAAGCCTGGGGTGCCTAATGAGTGAGCTAACTCACATTAATTGCGTTGCGCTCACTGCCCGCTTTCCAGTCGGGAAACCTGTCGTGCCAGCTGCATTAATGAATCGGCCAACGCGCGGGGAGAGGCGGTTTGCGTATTGGGCGCTCGGTCTTGCCTTGCTCGTCGGTGATGTACTTCACCAGCTCCGCGAAGTCGCTCTTCTTGATGGAGCGCATGGGGACGTGCTTGGCAATCACGCGCACCCCCCGGCCGTTTTAGCGGCTAAAAAAGTCATGGCTCTGCCCTCGGGCGGACCACGCCCATCATGACCTTGCCAAGCTCGTCCTGCTTCTCTTCGATCTTCGCCAGCAGGGCGAGGATCGTGGCATCACCGAACCGCGCCGTGCGCGGGTCGTCGGTGAGCCAGAGTTTCAGCAGGCCGCCCAGGCGGCCCAGGTCGCCATTGATGCGGGCCAGCTCGCGGACGTGCTCATAGTCCACGACGCCCGTGATTTTGTAGCCCTGGCCGACGGCCAGCAGGTAGGCCGACAGGCTCATGCCGGCCGCCGCCGCCTTTTCCTCAATCGCTCTTCGTTCGTCTGGAAGGCAGTACACCTTGATAGGTGGGCTGCCCTTCCTGGTTGGCTTGGTTTCATCAGCCATCCGCTTGCCCTCATCTGTTACGCCGGCGGTAGCCGGCCAGCCTCGCAGAGCAGGATTCCCGTTGAGCACCGCCAGGTGCGAATAAGGGACAGTGAAGAAGGAACACCCGCTCGCGGGTGGGCCTACTTCACCTATCCTGCCCGGCTGACGCCGTTGGATACACCAAGGAAAGTCTACACGAACCCTTTGGCAAAATCCTGTATATCGTGCGAAAAAGGATGGATATACCGAAAAAATCGCTATAATGACCCCGAAGCAGGGTTATGCAGCGGAAAAGCGCCACGCTTCCCGAAGGGAGAAAGGCGGACAGGTATCCGGTAAGCGGCAGGGTCGGAACAGGAGAGCGCACGAGGGAGCTTCCAGGGGGAAACGCCTGGTATCTTTATAGTCCTGTCGGGTTTCGCCACCTCTGACTTGAGCGTCTATTTTTGTGATGCTCGTCAGGGGGGCGGAGCCTATGGAAAAACGCCAGCAACGCGGCCTTTTTACGGTTCCTGGCCTTTTGCTGGCCTTTTGCTCACATGTTCTTTCCTGCGTTATCCCCTGATTCTGTGGATAACCGTATTACCGCCTTTGAGTGAGCTGATACCGCTCGCCGCAGCCGAACGACCGAGCGCAGCGAGTCAGTGAGCGAGGAAGCGGAAGAGCGCC